>OCGS01000040.1_pt1 | contig 34251 bp, 35 predicted proteins | sample 1502581 | NCBI WGS metagenome assembly OCGS01 (sample SAMN02324088, study PRJEB22366) | soil metagenome | biome: mixedwood plains | place: Canada | collected 2009-09 | reverse complement strand
ACCCTGCCGCTTACCGGATACCTGTCCGCCTTTCTCCCTTCGGGAAGCGTGGCGCTTTTCCGCTGCATAACCCTGCTTCGGGGTCATTATAGCGATTTTTTCGGTATATCCATCCTTTTTCGCACGATATACAGGATTTTGCCAAAGGGTTCGTGTAGACTTTCCTTGGTGTATCCAACGGCGTCAGCCGGGCAGGATAGGTGAAGTAGGCCCACCCGCGAGCGGGTGTTCCTTCTTCACTGTCCCTTATTCGCACCTGGCGGTGCTCAACGGGAATCCTGCTCTGCGAGGCTGGCCGGCTACCGCCGGCGTAACAGATGAGGGCAAGCGGATGGCTGATGAAACCAAGCCAACCAGGAAGGGCAGCCCACCTATCAAGGTGTACTGCCTTCCAGACGAACGAAGAGCGATTGAGGAAAAGGCGGCGGCGGCCGGCATGAGCCTGTCGGCCTACCTGCTGGCCGTCGGCCAGGGCTACAAAATCACGGGCGTCGTGGACTATGAGCACGTCCGCGAGCTGGCCCGCATCAATGGCGACCTGGGCCGCCTGGGCGGCCTGCTGAAACTCTGGCTCACCGACGACCCGCGCACGGCGCGGTTCGGTGATGCCACGATCCTCGCCCTGCTGGCGAAGATCGAAGAGAAGCAGGACGAGCTTGGCAAGGTCATGATGGGCGTGGTCCGCCCGAGGGCAGAGCCATGACTTTTTTAGCCGCTAAAACGGCCGGGGGGTGCGCGTGATTGCCAAGCACGTCCCCATGCGCTCCATCAAGAAGAGCGACTTCGCGGAGCTGGTGAAGTACATCACCGACGAGCAAGGCAAGACCGAGCGCCCAATACGCAAACCGCCTCTCCCCGCGCGTTGGCCGATTCATTAATGCAGCTGGCACGACAGGTTTCCCGACTGGAAAGCGGGCAGTGAGCGCAACGCAATTAATGTGAGTTAGCTCACTCATTAGGCACCCCAGGCTTTACACTTTATGCTTCCGGCTCGTATGTTGTGTGGAATTGTGAGCGGATAACAATTTCACACAGGAAACAGCTATGACCATGATTACGCCAAGCTTCAAATAATGATTTTATTTTGACTGATAGTGACCTGTTCGTTGCAACAAATTGATAAGCAATGCTTTCTTATAATGCCAACTTTGTACAAGAAAGCTGGGTCACCTTGTCGATGCGCGGCTTGTACGCCGGATCCTCCGCGGCGGCGAGGGCGCTGACCGCGATGGCGGTGTTGTAGTTGGCGAGCGTGTCCTTGTAGATGCCGCCGTCGTCGAGTTGATACGTGAGCAGCTTGTCGTAGCCGCGTTTGACGAAGTCGGTTTTCGCGTCGTACTTGTCATCCTGCACGAACGCTTTGAGCACGATCGCCGTCATGGCCGGCGGGTCTTTTTCGTTCTGCCAGGAGCCGTCGGGTTTCTGCTGAGTCTTGAGGTACGCGAGGCCGCTGTCGATGAGCTTCTGGGCGCGAGCGCTCGGGTCGCCCTTTGCGGATGCGGGAAGCACCGGGGCGAGGCAGAGAGCTGCGATCAGGGCGACGACAATCGCGGGAAAGCGGTTCATAGAGTTCCTCGAAAATCGAAGGGGCGCGCGCGAAGCTCCGCACGCCACATCATATTCCCGCGCGAATTTCCGCGGGAAAACTTTACCCACAAGCTCTCGCTCTCGTTTCGCCGCGACGCGGAGCGGAGCGCTTCTTCCGCATACCAAAAGCGCTCCGCTGCGCGTCGCGGCGAAACGGGAGAGCGCCTCAGTATGCCGGTTCCGGCAGCGATTCCAGGATTCGCTCGAAGCTCTCCCGGCGCCACTGCGGCGCATCCGACCCTGCCGTCACGTCGGGGAAAAACTCCGGCAGGTTCTCCCGTGTAACGCCCCAGAGTCCGAAAAGTTTCACGCCCGGCGTGTCGATCACCGCGCCGCCGATCTCCAGCGCATACCAGCGGGCCGACGAGGTCGTGTGCCGGCCTTTGCCGGTGTAGCCGGAGATCGCGCCGATCTTCAGGTCGAGGCTCGGCTGGATCGCCCGCCCCAGGCTGCTCTTGCCGACGCCGCTGTGGCCGGCGAGGACGGTCGTTTTGTCGCGGAGGAGTTCGCGCAGTTCCTCCAGGCCCGTGCCGCGCTCGACGCTCGTCTCGACGCAGACCACGTCCAGCGCGCGATAATGAGCGAGCGCTTCGCGCGCCAGCTTGGCGTCCTTGTCGGTGTCCTCGGCGAGGTCGATCTTGTTGAGGCAGATGATCGCCCGCAACCCGCCCGACTTGGCCGCCACGAGCATCCGGTCGATCAGGCCCCATTTCACCCGGGGGTCGCGCAGGCTCGCGACGATGAGCATCTGCTGGGCGTTGGCGACGATCGGGTGTTGCCCGGTTCCCTTGAAACTGTCGGCCCGCGTGAGGACCGTCTGCCGCGGGACGATCTGCTCGATGACCGCCTCGCGCGCGGACGTGTCCGCCGGGTCCTCCAGTTCCGTCACCGGCCGAAACCGCACGCGGTCGCCGACGATGACTGCGGTGTCGGAGACCTTCGACAACGTCTTTCGGACGACGGCAAGGTATTTCCGGCCTTCGTGCTGCACTTCGCTGTACAGGCTGAATACCTGCACCACCTCGCCCGCCGGCAGCGTTTCGATGTCGATCGCCGACTCGTGGTCCTCTTCCGCGCGCATGAGCGCGGTCTTGAGGATCTTGTTTTGCTCGGCGTTTTTGGAGCGGTCGGTGAAGCGCTCGGACTGCTCGACGCGGTCTTCGTCCATCCCGCCGGACATGTAGCGGCTGGTGAGGTCCTTCTCGCGCGGGGCTCGGCGTCTGCGTCGATTCATGCAAGCTCGGTAGAACCGGTTATAATCCGACTCAACGAAAGGTTCACCCTTGCCCGTCTCGCTCGAATTGTTCGAAGAATACGAGAAGAAGGAAAAATGCGGCCTGTTCGGCGTCTGGGGGCCGAAGGACGCGGCCGAGATCGCGTACCAGGGCATCTTCGCTCAGCAACACCGCGGCCAGGAATCCGCTGGCATCGCCGTCGCGGATGGCACAGCACTCAACGGTCATGCGGGAATGGGCCTGGTCACGCAGGTCTTTACGCCGCGCATGTTGCGTGAGGATCTCGCGGGCCACGGCGCGATCGGACACGTCCGCTATTCGACGACCGGAAGCTCAAAACTCTGCAACGCCCAGCCGCTGCTGCGGCAGTACCTCATGGGCCCCGTCGCCGTCGCGCACAACGGCAACCTGATCAACGCGGCCCTGCTCCGCCGGCAGTACGAGGAGCACGGGCACATCTTCCAGAGCACGACCGACACCGAGATCATCGTCCACCTGCTGGCCAAGCCCACGCACGTCGAGAAGCACGACCCGCTCCCGCACGTGCTCAAGCATTTGCAGGGCGCGTACTCGCTGCTGTTCCTGTTTCCCAATCGCATGGAAGCGGTGCGCGACCCGTGGGGCATTCGGCCGCTGGTGCTGGGCAAGACGAAGGACGGACACTGGTGCGTGGCGAGCGAGACGTGCGCGTTCGACGCCATCGACGCCGAGTGCGTGCGAGAGATCGAGCCCGGCGAAATCGTCCGCATCGACGACGGCGGCATCCAGAGCCGGTTCTTCGACGCGCCGGCTCCCGAGAAAGCCCACTGCGTCTTCGAGCACGTCTACTTCGCGAACCCCGCGAGCAGGATTTTCGGCCAGAACGTCCACCTCGCCCGCGAGCAGATGGGCCGGATGCTCGCCCGCGAGGCGCCGGTCGAGGCCGATTACGTCATGCCCATGCCCGACTCGGGTCGCTCGGCGGCGCTGGGATTCGCGAACGAGTCGGGGATCGCGTTTGAAGAAGGCATCGTGCCCAACCGGTTCGTCGGGCGGACGTTCATCCTGCCCGGTCAGGCCGCGCGCGACCGCGCGGTGGCGCTGAAGTTGAACATCATTCCGGACGTCGTCGAAGGCAAACGCGTGGTGATCGTCGAAGACAGCGTCGTCCGCGGCACGACGACGCGCTCCAAGATGCGGGCATTGCGGAAAGCGGGCGCGAAGGAGATTCACCTGCGCGTGAGCTGCCCGCCGATCCGTCACCCGTGTTTTTACGGAATCGATTTTCCGACGAGCGAAGAGCTGATCGCGCACAACCGCACCGTCGAGCAGATTCGCGCGTTCCTCGAAGTCGACAGTCTCGCGTACCTGAGCCTCGAAGGCCTGCTTTCCTGCATGAAAATGCCGGCGGAGAACTACTGCACGGCGTGCTGGAGCGGGCGATACAAGGTTCCGATCGACCAGCCGCAGAGCAAGTTCAGCTTCGAGCGGGATCAGTTGAAAATGTTTTGAATCAAGGGTGCCCGAGTGAATCCGGCGAACCAAACCTCTCCCGGCAGACGCTTCCGCGCAGCAATTCAGGTCGAGCGCCCGCTGCCGATCGTCGGGACGGTCAACGCGTACTCCGCTTTGCTCGCCGAGCGCGCCGGCTTTCGCGCGATCTACCTCTCCGGCGCCGGCGTCGCCAACGCGTCGTTCGGCATGCCGGACCTGGGCATGACCTCGCTCGACAACGTCCTCGAAGACGTCCGGCGGATCACCGGCGCGTGCCCACTCCCGCTGCTCGTCGACGCCGACACCGGCTGGGGCGGCGCGCTCAACATCGCGCGGACCGTCCGCGAGATCGAGCACGCCGGCGCGGCCGCGGTCCACATCGAAGACCAGGTCTCGATGAAACGCTGCGGCCACCGCCCGGGCAAAGCCGTCGTGCCGGCCGAAGAAATGGTCGATCGGATCAAGTCCGCCGTCGACGGGCGCGCCGACCCCGACTTCGTCCTCATGGCCCGTACCGATGCCGCCGCCGTCGAGGGACTCGACTCGGCCATCGAGCGGTCGCTCCGCTACGTCGAAGCGGGGGCGGACATGATCTTCGCGGAAGCGATGCGCTCGCTCGACGATTACCGCGCGTTCTGCTCGCGCGTCCGCGTGCCGGTGCTCGCCAACCTCACCGAATTCGGCAAGACGCCCATGCTGACGCGTGCGCAGGTCGCAGAGTCAGGCGTCGCGATGGCGCTGTACCCCCTCAGCGCCTTTCGTGCGATGAGCAAAGCTGCGAGCGACGTGTACGAAGCCATTCGCGCGGACCGACAACGAGACGCGCTCCCGAACATGCAGACGCGCGAGCAGCTTTACGACATGCTCGGCTACCATGAACACGAAAAGCGGATCGACCGGATCCTGGGGAAAGACACGGAATCGAAGAAGGAGGAGTGATGTCGCAGGCGAGCAAGCCCTCCAGCGGGGCGGGACTGCGCGGGACGTCGGCGGGCGAGACGGCGCTGTGCACCGTCGGCAAGGTCGGCGCGGGACTCACCTACCGCGGCTACGACATCACCGTTCTCGCCGAGAAGGCTTCATTCGAAGAAGTCGCCCACCTCATCCTGCGCGGCAATCTGCCGACGCGGGCACAGCTCAAATCGTTCGCCCTTGAAATCCAGCGCTCCCGCGAGCTGCCCGCACCCGTGCTGGAAGTTCTCGAGCGAATCCCCAAAGACGCCCACCCGATGGACGTGATTCGCACCGGGGTCTCCGCGCTGTCGAGCTTTGAGCCCGAAACGGATTTCACCCAGCAACAGCGCGTCGCCACGCGCCTGCTCGCGTCGATGCCGTCGATGCTCCTGTACTGGTATCGCTTCGCCCACGACGGCGTGCGCATCAACGTCGGCACGACCGACGACTCCATCGCCGGCCACTTCCTCCACCTGCTCCGCGGCGAGGCCCCGGCCGAGCGGGACCGGCGGGTGCTGGACGTGTCGCTGATCCTCTACGCCGAGCACGAGTTCAACGCGTCTACGTTCGCCGCGCGGGTGTGCGCGTCAACGCTGTCCGACTTGTACTCCTGCATCACCACCGCCATTGGCACCCTCCGCGGCCCCCTGCACGGCGGCGCGAACGAGAAGGCCATGGACCTGCTCGACACCTGGAAAACCCCCGAAGAAGCCGAGGCCGGCATCGGCAAGATGCTCGCCGCGAAGGAAAAAGTGATGGGTTTCGGCCACGCCGTGTATCGCGAGAGCGATCCGCGCTCGCCGATCATCCAGCGCTGGGCGGAGGAGCTGAGCAGGGGGGACAACTCGCGCGAAAACCTTTACGAGATGGCCAAGCGCGTGCACGCCAAGATGTGGAACGAAAAGCGACTGTTCCCCAACGCCGATTTTTATCACGCCCCCGCGTACCGCTACATCGGGATTCCGACGCCGCTGTTCACGCCGATCTTCGCGATCGCGCGCGTGACGGGGTGGTGCGCCCACGTGATGGAGCAGCGCGCCAACAACCGCATCATCCGCCCAAGCGCCGATTACATCGGCCCGGCGTCGGCACAGTGGTTGGACATCGCCGAGCGCGGGTGACTGGAAGCAACGCTCGGGTGCCTCTCCTCTTGAACGGTCCCGCATTCCGGGCACCTGTCGGGCGTCGCGCGGAGGTCGTAGCCACACGCGCGACACTGGTGCCGGAGTCGGCGTCGCCGGGTGCGAAGGGCGATCAGCATCCAGACCACGGGCAACGGAGCGGTGATCGCGGCGAGCATCCAGAGCGGCACCACGACATACGTCGTGCGAACGCGTATCGCACCCTGAGGCACGACGAAGGGGGACGGGCTCCCGGCGCGCAGAAGGTTCGTGCCTCGGCTGTCGCCGATCCACTCTCCGTCCGATTGCTCCCAGTAACTGTCATCGACCGCGACGTTAAATCCCGCCACGCCGCCCGCGTCCTGCCGTGAGGCCAACGCGACGAAGACCGCGGGGTCGGCCGATTCGTACGACCACCCGCTCGGGGTCTCATCCAGCGGATGCCGGCCCTGTGTTCTTGTGAATTGAATTCGCCCGGCCGCCCAACGCACCCTTGATTCGCCGTCGAGTGTTGCACGCGAGATCGAATCCGTCCGCCAATAGCCGCGGACCCACAGCGCGACGGCCGCGACGCACAAGACCACCGACACGACCGCCGCTGCTGCGATTAGATGCCGCTTTATCCGCTGCATGTTATGCGTCAACGGCTTTCAAGATACTTGGTGAGGAACCAGACGCCGCCGAGTAAGACGAACACGAGCGCGACTTTGAAGACGTTGTCGGCGCGCCGTCGACCAAAAGCTGCCGCCGCGTAGGCGTGAGCGAGCGCTACCGCCGCAATTCCGAGCGGAACAACGCAGAACACCCACCATGCGACGTCACCCATCCGGTCTCTGTACTTGATCAAGTATGCAGCGCCTCCGACGGCCACCGGCACGAGCGCCATCATGGTATGGGTCAGCGCTAGTCGAAGAGGTTGAACGGCAGTTCCCCCTGGGCTGGTCGCTTGGCTGGTCGGTTCGCGAAGTGGAACGTGACGCATAATTTGAGGTCGTTAAGCGGCCGGTCCGGGCCATGCGCCGAACCAACGTTCAATGGCCGCCGTGGCGCCGGCGTCATCGCGCCGGCCGGGTCGTTGCTGTCGAAGACGTTTCGGGCAGGTTCAGTTGCCACGAAACGCCGAAGCGGTCGCTGCACCAGCCGAAGCGACGGCTGAAGCCGTAGTTGTCCAGCGGCATCATGACCGCGCCGCCTTCCGACAGCTTCGCGAACGCGGCGTCCAGCTCCCCGGCGGACGCGAAGTCGACGAACAGCGAGACCGACGGCGTGAACGTGAACGCGTGCTTCACGTAGCTGTCGCTGAACATCACCCGGTGGCCGTTCAGGTCGACGCGCGCCAGCTTCACCGTGCCCTCGGGGCCCGGTTCGCCCGGCCCGTACCGCTCGATCCGTTCGACGCGAACGCCGGGGAGCACGGACGCGTAGAGCGAGATCGCGTCCTGCGCGTTGCCTTCCTGAAACATGAGAAACGTCGAGACGGTGGCGGGGGGCGCTTGTTCAGTCGCCGGCATGCTCCGGCACCCCACGCTCACAAGCAAGATGACGAAGACGAGCAGGAACCGCATGCGAGTCTTCTTCAGAAGTCCGAGGACTTCGCCAGGTGTTGTCGCTTGTGAACGTCGATACGCACGGTTTCGCGCACCCGATACGCCGAGCCCCTTCATGTCGATCGCCGGATACAACCTGTCGTCCGCCCAGCAGAACACGCGGAAGTAGAACCCGTTGTCGCGGTCGGTGGGAAACTGAACGGTGATGCGCTGCGACACGAGTGTTTTCGCTCACCCGCGTCGCGCCGCCTCGATTTTGGCGACGTCAATCTTCGTCATCGTCATCATCGCATCGAACGCGCGCTTGGCCACAGCGCGATCGGGATCAGTGATAGCTTGCGTCAGGGCGATCGGCGTGATCTGCCAGTTCAAGCCCCACTTGTCCTTGCACCAGCCGCACGCGCTCTCCTGGCCGCCGTTGCCGACGATCGCGTTCCAGTAGCGATCCGTTTCGGCTTGGTCAACGGTCGCGACCTGAAACGAGAACGCCTCGCTGTGCTTGAACGCGGGCCCGCCGTTGAGGCCGAGGCAGGGAATGCCCATCACGCTGAACTCGACGGTCAACACATCCCCTTCCTTCCCGGCTGGATAATCTCCCGGCGCACGGTGCACCGCGCCGACGGACGAATCCGGAAAGGTCCGCGCGTAAAACCGCGCCGCCTCTTCGGCGTCGCGGTCGTACCAAAGGCAAATCGTGTTCTTGGCTGGCTTGGGCATGTGTCAATTCTCCGTCGTGATGAGCCGCCCGTAGGCTGGTTTCCATGAGGATCTCGCGCCGAGGCGAGTGATCACGGCATTCGCTCGACGCCCAGATGCTTGTCAAACCAGTCGGCGACCTTCTGCATGTCCTGGCCCATCTCCGGCCAGGCGTGATCCGCCTTCGGGCGGACGATCAGTTCGTTGGTCACCTTCGCCTCGTCGAGCTTGGCTTTCAGCGACTGCATCTGCTGCAGCGGCACGAGGCGGTCGACTTCGCCGGCGAGCATAAGGACCGGAGCGTCGCCCTTGTCGACGTGATAGATCGGCGAGATTTTCCGGCCGATTTCTTGCAGGCGTTTTTCGTCGGTGATGCGCTCGTAGACGAAGTAGCCGCCGAACGGGCCGCCTTCCTTCTTCGTGAGTTCCTGAAAATCGAACGGCGCCTTGAGCCAGCCGAGCGGGCCCTCGCCCATGCCATTGACGCCTTCGGCCCCGTAGTTGAGGAAATCGGTAGGGGGCACGAACGCGGCGACGGCCTGCACGGCGCTGCTGACGCGGTCGAGGGGGTCGGGGGATTTGTCGTTGGCGGGTTCCGGGCTGATGCCTTGCATGAGCGAGAGGTGTCCGCCGGCGGATGCGCCGACGATGCCGAAGTGGTCGGGGTCGACGCCGAAGTCTTTCGCATTGACGCGGATGAACCGCACGGCGCGGTTCAGTTGCGGGAGGATTTCCGTGATCGTGTACTTCGGCTGGCTGCCGTGCACGACGGCGAAGACCGTGTAGCCGCGCTGCACGAGCGGGCGGATGAACATCTCGAGGACGGACGTGCCGAAGAAGGGATTGTCGATCGACTCGTGCGCCGACGCCCACCCGCCGCTGATGACCCAGATGACGGCGCGACGGTTGGATTTGACTGGTGCGTCAGTCTTGGGCGTGAAAACGTCCATCGTGAGGGCGACGCCGGGGAGTCGGCCGTAGATGACGTCGGACTTGCGGTCGAAGGATGGCGCGGGCGGTTGCGCGGCCGCGGGCTTCGGCGGGTCGTCGGCGCCGAGGCTCGCGACGATCGTCAGGATCAGCAGAACGCGGCGGCGGACGGATGAATTCGCTGGCATGCTGGGCAATGTAACACGGGCCGGCAAATCTGCGTGAGGCATTCGCGGCTCCGGAGGGCTATAATGCCGCCGCCGCCAGGTTGACCGCATGGGTTCGCGCCAAGACTTGTCGATTCCGGATCGCCTCGCCACGCACGCCCCGGTGGTGGGCCTGTTGCTGTGCGCCGCGCATCTCGCCGGGGCGCTCGCGTCGGAGGGCGACGTCGTGCGCGAACTGCTCTCACGGCTCGGCGTGGCGCTCGCGTTTCTCGCGGGCGGATTTGCCGTCGGCGCAATCGGCTCACGCGTGGCGGCGGCGATGGGACGCGCAAATGACCTCTCGCGGCAGATGTCCGCGACGGCCGCGGATCACAACGCGGAGACGCGGGAGATCCTCGATCATCTCGGCGCACTCGCACTGGCCGTGCGGAAGCCGGCACGGACGGAGGACACGGAAGCAGCGATGCTTGAGGATCCGCTTCCCGCGGAGGCACCGGACGTGTCCGCGCCGTCGGCCCGTCTCGCTGAACTGCCGGCGCCTTCGCAAGCGCCGCATGCGTCCTCGAATGATTCCGCGCTCCACGACCGCATCGTCGCGCTGTTGGAGGAAATCCGCGAAGTCTCGCTGATGAACGACGAGCAGCGGCAGGCGCGTCTCCGGCAGTACCTCGAAAACCGCCGCAAGGCGACGCTCGACCAGGTTTACCTCTGCTTCCGCGCCGGGCAGTGGGCGGCGGCCGATCAGATGCTCGCCAACCTGGAGGCACAGTTCTCGACGGACGCGCCCGTCAAGCAGGCCCGCGGCGAATTCCACCGCCAGCGCGCGGCGGCGGAGACGGAAACGTTCCTCGGGACCGAACAGCGCGTGCGCGACCTGTGCCACGTCAATTCCTGGGACCGCGCCATCGCGACCGCGAATGAGTTCGTCGGCAACTTCCCCGCAAACGTCGAGGGCCGGCATCTGCTCACGCAGGTCTACCGCGATTTCGACGCCATGCGCGACCAGGCGTTTCAGCGGCTGTACGAGCAGGTGCAGGCCAACGTCGACCGCCGGCTCTGGCGCGCCGCGCTGGCCGACGCGCAGCGGCTGCTCGAGGAATTCCCCAACCACTCCCGCGCCAACCGCATCCGCCAGCAGCTCCGCACGATCCGCGAAAACGCCGACATCGAGGAGCGCCAGGAGCACGAGCTGCGCATCCAGCTTCTCGTGAAGAACCGGCGTTTCGCTGAAGCCGTCGAGCTGGCCGAGGAAGTGATCCGCCGGTTTCCCGAATCGCCGCAGGCCGACGCGCTCGAAGAGCGGCTGCCGCACCTCCGCGAGCTCGCCGAGCACGGCAGCGACGGCGGCAATGGCGCGTGACGCGCGGGCATCGCTATGATGCCCCGTCGATGACGCCGGCAATCCTTCAGCAGCTTTGTTCAGTTCCCACCGCGCCGTTCGCGGAGCAACAGGTCGTCGCTTACGTCGAGCGGTTCGTGCGCGCGCGGCGCAGGTTGAAGCTCACGCGCGACGAGCACGGGAATGTGCTGATCGAACTTCGCGGTCCGAAACGTCCAACGTCGCCACGCTTCGTGTTCGCGGCGCACATGGATCACCCGGGGTTCGTCGCGGAGCGGATGCTCGATGCGAAGACGCTGCAGGCTCGGTTTCATGGGTGGGTGAAGGCGGAGTACTTCAAGGGCGAGCGGGTGCGGTTCTTCGACGACGATCAGGAAATTCGCGGAACGGTCCTGGACTTCACCGTCGGCAAAGAACGCGGCGTACCGGACCGCGTGCGCATCCGCGTCGCGCAGGATGTGCCCGCGGGCGTGCCCGGGATGTGGGACCAGGGCGAGGGGCGAACCCGCGGCGGAAAGTTTTACTCGCGCGTCTGCGACGACCTCGCCGGGGCGGCGGGGGCGCTGGCGATGCTCGACGAGTTGGCGAAGCGCCCGCCGCGGGCGCCGCTGGCCGTCCTGCTGACGCGCGCGGAGGAGGAGGGTTTCATTGGGGCGATCGCCGCTGCGAAGAAACCCCGGTTGCTTCGCAAATCCGACCGCATCATCGCCATCGAGACCTCCGCGGTGCAGCCTTATGCGCCGCAGGGTGCGGGTGCGATCATCCGGATCGGCGACCGCACGAGCATTTTCCACTCGGGTCTCACGCAGTTCCTCCAGACGCAGGCCGCGGCAATTGCGAAGCGCGACAAGGCGTTTAAATACCAGCGTGCGCTCATGCCCGGCGGCACCTGCGAGGCGACCGTCTACGACGCCTACGGATTCACCGCCTCCAGCATCTGCGTCGCGCTGGGCAACTATCACAACATGGACACCGCGAAACGCCGCATCGGCCCGGAGTTCATCGACGTGCCCGACTGGCGAAACATGGTTAAGCTGTTCGTGCAGGTCGCACGCAACGCGGAGCGGTATGCAGAAGGACATGCGGACCTCAAGCGCCGCATCGAGAATCGATTCAACCAATTGAAGCCACTTTTGAAGCGAGGAACCCGATGAGAATCTTCTGGCTGCTTGCGGCGCTGCTGCTGCTGCTGCTGCTGCTGATCACGTCACAATCCATGGCGGCGGAGTCGCGGCCGAACTTCGTCCTCGTCATCACCGACGACCAGCGGCACGACGCGTTCGGGCTCGTGCAGAAGGAGCAGGGCGAGCGCGGGCGGTTTCCGTGGTTCACGACGCCAAACATGGACCGGCTGGCGGGTCAGGGCATGCGGTTTCGCAACGCGTTTGTCGTGAACGCGCTGTGCTCGCCGAGCCGGGCGAATTTTCTTACCGGGCGGTACAGCCATCACAACGGCGTCGTGAACAACCACACGCCGTTTCCGGCCAGCAACGTGACGCACGCGTCTGCGCTCAAGGCCGCGGGATACACGACGGCGTATTTTGGCAAGTGGCACTGCGATGCGCAGCGCGAGCGGCCGGGGTTTGACCGCATTGCGACGTTCGTGGGACAGGGCAGGTTCATCAACTGCCCGTTGCTGGTCGACGGCAAGGAGACGCCGACGAAAGGGTGGGTGGACGACGTCACGACGGATTACGCGATTGAGTTTCTGCGAAAGCAGAAGGGTTCGGACAAGCCGTTCGACATGGTGCTCGGTTTCAAGAGCCCGCACGGCCCGCGCACGCCGCCGCAGCGCGCGGCCAATCATTTCGCCGGCGAGACGATGCGGCCGGTGCCCAACCTCGACGTCCGCGCGCCGTTCCGTGACGGGCCCGAAGCCCAACAGAATAAACGCGCCGCCGCCGCCGCGCGGGCCGGCGGCGAGGGGATGCTCAACTATTTCCGCTGCATCTCCGCCGTCGACGACAACCTCGGGCGCGTGCTCGATGCGCTCGACGAGCTGGGCATGACGGAGAACACGGTCGTCGTCTACACCAGCGACAACGGCTACTTCTTCGGCGAGCACGGCCTGGGCGACAAGCGGGCGGCGTACGAGGAATCGATCCGCGTTCCGCTGATCGTCCGCTACCCCAAACGCATCAAACCCGGCACGACATCGGACGCGATGGTGCTGAACATCGACTACGCGCCGACTCTCCTGGCACTCGCCGGCGTCGAAGTCCCAAAGGAAATGCAGGGCAGAAGCTGGACGCCGCTGTTCGAAGGCAAAACGGACGGCTGGCGGCAAAGTTTTTTCTACGAGTACTTCTTCGAAAACAGGTTCGCAATCCCAACGACGCTCGCTGTCCGCAGCGCAACGACGAAGCTCGTCACGTATCCCGGCCACGACGACTGGACGGAGCTGTACGACCTCGCGAGCGACCCGTTCGAGATGAAAAACCTTGCGCGCGATTCCGCGCACGCCGAGCTGCTCGAATCGATGCGGAAACTGTACAAGCGCGAGTCGGAGGAGGTGGGCTATCACGTCCCGCCCACCGCGGACGATCCCGCGACGGCGCCGAAGAAATGAAGGCGAGCCGTTTTACGCGGGGTCGTATCCGGATCCGCCCCAGGGATGGCATCTGCACACGCGCTTTGCGGCGCGCCAGCTCCCGCGCCAGGGGCCGTGCTTCGTGACGGCGTCGATCGCGTACTGGCTGCACGAGGGGACGTAGCGGCAGTGCCCGCCGAGCAGCCGGCCGAGCGTGGCACGGTAAAGCAGAACCAGCAGGATCAGCACCTTTATCGCGAGATTTGTACCGACCGCACGCGCGCTCACGACTGGTAACCCTCCGTCGATGGTGCGGCGTTTTGCATTCCAGCCCGGTCAAACGCCGCACGAACGGTGGGCTTCCGCATGTAGACGAGCACAAAGGTCGGAAGGATGACGCAGAACGCGAGCGTGACGAGCACGCCGCCGTACATCGCGGCTCTCATGAAGTTCGGCACCGCGGGCGGGGGGGTCGTCCCGCCGGGGTTTGGCGCCGAGGTGATCATGTTCATCGTCTCGGGGAGGACGACGAGCAGCTGCACTGCGGCTTCCACGACGAGCCAAGCCAGGTAAGCGCACGCCCAACGGACCATCCAATCTCGTCCCCATGCGCGCATCCTGAGGCTCCCGATTGAAGCGGTCAGCAGGAGGCTGGCGAGTACCAAGTTGCCGCTCGCGATCAGGATGGAGCACGCAATGATGACGTTAGGCAGGCCCGTGCTGACCGAGAGCGAGAGTGCGACGATTAACTGGCCGACCAATCCGGCCAGCGCGTTCAGTAGCCCGACGCTTGCGTAAACGATGCCGATGATCGCGAGGACGCTGACCGCCGTCGGCCGCAGGGGTGCGACCGGCGTCGCATAGCCGATGAGGGGGCCGGGCGGGGGCGGCGCGGCGGGAAATGGTGGCGGCTCGTGTTGCACGCTTTAGGTTTCCGTGCCCGTCGTCGGCGGCGTTGCCGGGGGGCCGCGGCGTTGCCACGCGTTGTGCAGCTTCACGACCGCTCCGCTCAGGATCTTTTGGTAATCCGCGAGCATCAGCGGCTCATGCGCCCGCACGACGACGACCAGATCATACCCGTGCGGCAGGTCGTGCTGCATCAACCGAAACGCCTCGCGCAGCAGCCGGCGGATGCGGTTGCGACGGACAGCGGTGCCGACCTTGCGCGATGTGCTCAAGCCGATGCGGGGATGATGGAGTCCATTGGGCAGCGCGTAGACGAGCAGGGGGCCGCGCGATTCGCGAACTTTGGCGTCGTACACCGCGGCGAACTCGCGCGGTGTGCGGAGGTGGAGGGATTTGGGGAAGGAGGCGTTGCGCACTTGGTAGTCGTTACGCCGCGACGCGCAGCGGAGCGCTTTTCACGAGAACGAAAAGCGCTCCGCTGCGCGTCGCGGCGTAACGAAGAGCGCGGGCGCTCATCCGACGTTCCACTGCGACCCGTGCACCTCGCCCGGCGGCAGCAGGTGTTGCCCCGCGAGCCAGCGCTCGGCGTCGATCGCGGATTTGCAGCCCATCCCTGCCGCAGTGACTGCTTGTTTGTAGATCGGGTCGGCGACGTCGCCGGCGGCGAAGACGCCTTCGACGCTGGTGAACGTCCGACCGGGGTCAGTCAGCACAATGAAGCCGTGCTCGTCGGTCTGGAGCTGGCCCTTCAGGAACGCCGTGTTGGGCGTATGACCGATCGCGACGAACATGCCGGTCGCATCGACGACCTGCTTTTCGCCGGTGACGACGTTGTGCAGGCGGACCCCGGTCACGCCCTTCTCTTCATCGCCGAGCACTTCGTCGACCACGTTGTTCCAGTGCGGCTTGACCTTTGGATTCTTCAGCAGCCGCTCGGCCATGATCGTGCTGGCGCGCATCTTTTCGCGCGGCCGGCGGTAGACGAGGTGGACATCGCTGGCGAATTTCGTGAGGTAGTTGCCCTCCTCGCACGCGCTGTCGCCGCCGCCGACGACGACGAGGGGTTTGTTGCGGAAGCGAGGCAACGCGCCGTCGCAGACGGCGCAGGCGCTGACGCCGAGGTTCTTGAAACGTTCCTCCGACGGCAGGCCGAGGTAATTCGCGCTCGCGCCGGTGGCGAGGATGACGGCGAGTGCTTTATGCACGGTGTCGGCCGAGTCCTTCATCGAGAACGGGCGGCGCTTGAGATCGATTTCGGTCACGTCCTCGGTGATGATCCGTGCGCCGTAATCCTCGGCCTGCTTGCGCATGGCGAGCATGAGGTCGGGGCCGGAGATTCCGGGGTGGGGGAATCCGGGGTAGTTTTCGACCTCGGTCGTCAGGTTGAGCTGCCCGAGCGGGAGGGTTCCGCGCAGGCGGTTCTCCTCGGTGAGGGCGCCTTCGATGACGAGGGGGCTGAGGTTGGCGCGGGCCGCGTAGATGGCCGCCGTCCAACCCGCGGGGCCGGAGCCGATGATGATGACTTTTTCGGGTGATGCCATGTTTTGTTGCTCAGGGGATTGTACGCCTCGGCGCGGGGCGCTCAACTTGCCGCTATGATCCGACGCGCCGCATGTTCATCCAGACTCTGCAAACGAACCCGCCGTACTTCTTCGCGGTGGTGATTACGGTGGTCGTGAGCATCACGATTCACGAGCTCGCGCACGGCGTGGCCGCGGTGTGGCTGGGGGACCGCACGCCGATCGAGACGGGGCACATGACGCTCAACCCCGCCGTGCACCTGGGCGCGTTTTCCGTGATGGCGCTGCTGCTGGCGGGGATCGCGTGGGGCGCGATGCCGGTCAACCCCGACCGCCTGCGCGGCCGCTACGGCGACGCGTGGGTGTCGCTCGCCGGGCCGTTTTCCAACGCGATCTTGGCGCTGGTGTCGCTGGGCGCGTACGGGCTGTGGCTGCGAAACGTAGGTTACATCGAGCAGGGCGAGACGGCCGGCAACGCTCAATACTTGCTGTGGGTGTTCGGGGTCACCAACGTGATGCTCGCGCTGTTCAACCTCGTCCCGCTTCCGCCGCTCGACGGGTCGCGCATCCTGTCCAGCTTCAGCCCGGGATTCAGGCGGCTCGTCGACCACCTCAACGAGAGCGGGGGGACGATGATCGTGTTCCTGCTGGTCTTCGCGGTGGCCGGCAACGTCATGTGGCCGCTCGCCAAACGGATGGCGGAGCGGTGGGTGGAGTACGTGGTTTTCGCCTGAAACTTTGGGGGGGGTCTACGCGTCACAGGGCGTATGAACAGAGTATCTCTACTGCTCGCTTTCGCGGTCAGCCTGTCTTTCTGCGCGCCGCCGGCGCACGCCAAGGCGTATTTCGCCGGGAAAAGGGAGATGGTGGGCTGGTCCGTTGCAATCGCGGTCGTCGAGGTGGGCAAGGTCGAAGAGGTCGACGTCAAGGGCGAGCACTGGACCTACCGCCAGCGCGCGACGGCGAAGGTGAAGGACGTCCTCAAGGGCGAGCTGCCGAAAGAAGTGACGCTCTACGGACAGGAAACGTTCATTTGCGCTCAGTGCAAGTTGACCGAAGGAACCCACCTCGTCTTCCTGAAGAAGGACGGCGACAAGTGGGTCGGGTCCAACTGGCAGCTGTCGATCCGGCCGATCAGCGAGGACAAGGTGGAGTGGTACGTTGACGCAAAGTCCGCGCTCGACCAAAAGCCCGCGCCGTTGAAGGACGTGCTCGCCGAGGTGCGGCAGCTCGTGAAGGACGAGCCGAAGACGGAGCCGGTTTCTTAACGCCCCAGCAAGCGCTGCACGACCGCGTCGCCGACCTGGCCGGTCGAGGCCGTTCCTCCCAGGTCGCGCGTGTGGTTCTTCGCGTCGGCGGCGACGTCCTTGCACGCCTGATTGACCGCTTTTGCCGCATCGGACTGGCCGAGGAAATCGAGCATCATCGCGACCGATAGGAACGTCGCGATCGGATTTGCGTAGCCCTTGCCGGCGATGTCGGGCGCGGAGCCGTGCACGGGCTCGAACATGCTGGCGAACTTGCGCGTCGGATTGAGGTTCCCGCTGGCGGCCATACCCATGCCGCCTTGGATCGCGGCGCCGAGGTCCGTGATGATGTCGCCGAACATGTTGGTCGTGACGATCACGTCATACACCTGCGGCTTGGTCACCATGTACATCGTGCACGCGTCGACGTGGTGATAATCAGTCTCGATCCCACCGTATTCTTTCTTGATCTGCTCGAACGCGCGCATCCACAAGTTGTGCGCGAAGCGCAGCACGTTGGTCTTGGCCACGAGCGTGACCTTCTTGCGGCCGTGCTGTTTGGCATACTCGAACGCGTAGCGGATGGCTCGCTCGACGCCGTGCCGCGTGGTGACCTCGATCTGATTCGCCACCTCGTGCGGAGTGTCCTTGTAGAGGAACCCGCCGTTCTGGCAATACAGGCCCTCGGTGTTCTCGCGGACGATGATCATGTCGATCTGGTCGGGGCCGGCGTTTTTCAGCGGCGTGGGCACGCCGGGCAGAAGGCGCGTCGGGCGGAGGTTGATGTACTGGTCGAGCTCGAAGCGCATGCGGAGCAGGATTTCCGTCTCGATGATGCCTTGCGGGATCTGAGCCATGCCGCGCGGGTCGACGCCGACGGCGCCGAAGAGGATGGCATCGTGCTTGCCGAGCTCCGTCAGCACACTCGGCGGGAGCGTTTCTTTCGTCTTGAGATAATGCTCGCCGCCGTGCGGGTAGTCGGTGGTGGTGTAGCGGAAGCCGAACTTTTCCGACGCGGCTTTGAGGACCTTGAGGCCTTCGGGGACGACTTCCTTGCCGACGCCGTCGCCGGGCATCACTGCGATGTTCACTGGGACAACTCCTCGTATGTGTGGGGGGAGGGGACGATATCGGATGACCCCGGTCGATTCAAACGGGAGGGCTTTAGGTGCGAGCGAATTTGACCCGAGGCTTGGCGGCTCGGGTTACAGGGCGTAAAGTTTACCCAGTCCCGCGGAGAAAATGCCCTCCCGGGGGGCCACAGGACCGTTCCGGAAGTAAGCCGTTGTGGGTTCGGCACCGGTTTCGGCCGATAAAGAAGGCATGAAGCCGACTGCCGTGCAGTACCCCTCGTCGCTGTCCCTCGCCATTTCCGAGCTGACCCGCCTGTCGGCACGCCTGGGCGCGACCGCCTACACGCTGTCGATGCTCATCGCGGCGGTGACGCTCGTCGGCTCGGTCTTCTTCAAGGAAATCACGCAGACCTTCGGCCGCTACGTGCTGGGCATGCGCGCGGGCACGCTCTGGGAAGCGGCGCTCGTGCTGTGCATCGTCCTCTGGCTCACCTCGACTGTGTTCGGTTTCATCTGCGTCGCCCACAAGGGCCGCACGCGCCGCCTGGGCCTGTCGAGCCTGGGGATCAACCTGGCGGCGGCGCTCTTGGTCGTTTGCACGCTGTTCTGATCCGCCGCGCGATTCACGCCTGAAACAAACGTCTTCCGCCGCCCCGGGTCTAAACGGGCGTATGCGTGCTGCCGCTCACATTGAACAACTGGAACGCCGCACGCTGCTGAGCCACGTCGGTGGCGCGGGCGATGTCGTGCTGCACTGGAACGACGTCGCGATCGACGCGCTGCGGTTTGACCGGACGTACGCCGGGCCCGTTCGCGCGGCGCGGAACATGGCGATCGTGCAGGCGTCCGTGTACGACGCGGTGAACGGCGTCGAGCAGACCCACGCGCCGTTCTTCGTCTCCCGCGGCGCGCCGGCAGGCGCCGATGTCGAAGCGGCCGCAGCGTCGGCGGCTTCGCGGGCGCTGACGAAACTGTTTCCCCGTCAGAAGCGCGTCTTCGCCGCGGAGCTCAAGGACACGTTGCTCGACATTCCCAACGGCCCCGAGGAGCGCGCGGGCGTGCGCTACGGAAAGTACGTCGCCGATCGCATCGTCAACTGGCGGCGGCGCGACGGGAGCCGCTTCGACGCGTCTTACGAGCCGGGCAATCGCCCGGGCGATTGGCGTCCGACGCCGCCGGACTTTGGGCGCGCGGTGCACGCGGGCGGCGGGGACGTGGAGCCCTTCGCGGTTTCGGACGTCGATGATTATCTGCCGGTGCCACCGCCGCGGCTCGACAGTGCCGAATACGCCGCCGCGTACAACGAAGTGCGCGACCTGGGCGACCGCTTCAGCCCGTTCCGCACGGAGGACCAGACGACGATCGGGTTGTTCTGGGCGTACGACCGCACGGGGATGGGCACGCCGGTCGCGCTGTTCAACGAGGTGATTCAGACCGTCGCGGTGCAGGAAGGCAACAGCTTTTCCGAAAACGCCCGGCTCTTCGCGATGGCCAACGTCGCGATGGCGGATGCGGGGATCGTCGCCTGGGCGTGCAAATACGTCGACAACTTCTGGCGGCCGATCACCGGCATCCGCAACGGCGACCTCGACGGAAATCCCGACACGGCCGTCGACACTGAGTGGGAGCCGCTCGGCGCGCCGGACCAGTTCGGCGACGGTTTCACGCCGTCGTTTCCCGCGTACGTGTCGGGCCACAGCACGCTGGGCGCCGCGCTGTTCCGCACGCTCGGCAACTTCTACGGCACCGACGCCGTCCCCTTCCAACTCACCAGCGAAGAAACGCCCGGCGTCGTCCGCTCGTATTCCAGCTTCACGCAAGCTGCGGAAGAAAACGGCGACAGCCGGATCTACCTCGGCGTGCACTGGCGTTTCGACGACACCGCCGGCCAGCAGGCCGGGCGCGAAGTCGCCGACGCCGTCTTCGACACCTATTTCGCACCCGCGACGTGATACACTCGCGTGATCGTGCGATACGCGAGGACGTACGGCGGGTGGGTGTTTCCGGCGCTGCTGCTCATCGGCGGGATCTTCCTCGTGGCCGACCTCATCGCAACACAGAAGCGCGCGTCGCGGGCCAAGACGATGGACTTGCCGGCCATTCGCGCCGCGATGCGGAACATCACTCCGCTGCACGAGCCTAAATCTCCGACGCAGCCCGGCGACTGGCTCGAGTCGCATACGGAGAAGGGCCAGACGTTCGACGAGTATCTAACGTCCCGCCCCAACCGTCCCACCGCGTCGCGCACGACGATCTACCTCCAACCGCTCGGCGAGTTCGACGAAGAACAATCCCGCCTGCTCGACGACACGGAGGCAATGCTCGGTCTGTTTTTCGCGACGCCCGTCAAACGGCTCGACGCGATCGGCATGGACGTCATCCCGGATCACGCGAGGCGCACCCACCCGTCCTGGGACGTGAAGCAGATCCTCACGTCGTACGTGCTCGACCTGCTCCGCAAGCAGCGCCCGCGCGACGCCGTCGCGGTGATCGCGCTGACGTCATCCGACCTCTGGCCCGGCGAGGGGTGGAACTTCGTCTTCGGCGAGGCGTCGCTGACGGATCGCGTCGGCGTGTGGTCGCTGGCACGGGTGGGCGACCCGAAGGAAAACTACCCGCTCAGTCTCCGCCGGACGCTCAAGACCGCCGTGCACGAGACGGGGCACATGCTGGGGATCCAGCACTGCATCGCACACCAGTGCGGGATGAACGGCTCGAACAACCTGGAGGAGTCGGACCGCACGCCGCTGTGGTTCTGCCCGGCGTGCGAGGCGAAGGTGTGGTGGGCGTGTGAGATTTCCGATCGCGCAGGTCGCTACGAAAAGCTCGGCGACTTCACGAGGAATCGCAAGCTCACGGAAGTGGCCGATTTCTGGGACAAATCGCGGGCGGCCTTGGAAAGTCCCCGCTAGTCATTCAAGATGTCCTGACACGATCTGGGAGGTCTTCATGCTTCGTCACGTCACGCGACTCGTCGCCTGTGCCGTCGTCCTGTGCGTCGTCCCCGGAGGTTGTCAGAGCAATAGCGCCGACACGAGCTCGTCCGGGAATTCGACCCTCGTGCAGCACGAGATCGGGGAGCTGCTCGATCAGTACATGCGCGCGCTGCTGAATAAGGACGTGGCCGCGCTGGACCGGATCTGGGCGGACGACCTGACCTTCGTCAACCCGCGGGGGGAGTTGCTGGGCAAGCGTGACCGCATGGAGAATATCAAGTCCGGTGCGACGGCGTTCAAGTCGATCCGGCAGTCCGACCAGCGGATCCGCGTCCACGGGCGAGCCGCGGTGGCGACACTCAAGGTCGCGCTGGACGCGCAGTACTCCGGGCAGGAGGGCAGCGGCGACTACCGCGTGACGACGGTCTGGTCCCGACGCGGAAACACGTGGCAGATGATCGCCGTGCACATGACGCGGATCGGTCAGTGATCCGAAGTCCGCTCACTACTTCCTCGTTTCAAAAACCAGCAGATACTCCATGGCCTTGCGGTGGTTGGTGTCCATGAAGCTGTCGAACGGCGGCTTGTTCAGCGCCAGCAGGTAGGTCTTGCCCGGCTGGAGCTTCACGGGCAGGACGCAGGTGCGCTTGTCTTCCAGGTAGCGCGGCTTGCCCGTCGTCTCCGGGAACATCTCCTTGTTCATCCGCGCAAACGCCCAGCTCCCGTCCTGCATGTCCTTGCTGAACGTGACCTTGATCTCGGTCAAGGCCGGGTCGACGTCGTCCGCGCCCGCGCGCGGCTCGGTCGCGACGATCACGGGCGGTGCAGTCTTCACGCCGTCGATGCCCATGGCTGCGACGGGTTTGGATTTGGCCGCCGGCGCCGCGGTCGCGCGGTCGGCGAGGAACGCGCCGGCAAGCGCGGTGGCGAGGGCGAGGGACGCTGCTACGGCAATCGTCTTTGCTTGCATGGGAGCATCTCCTTTTCGCAGAGAACGACAAACGCGGGTCCGGGGCGCGCGCGGTTTCGGAAAAGTTGGATGGAGGAGACCCGCGGCTCCGCCGCGGGTCCTGGGACTCAGAGCGTATACCCGTTGTGCATCTCGGGTTTGACGAGCTTGTCCGCCTCGGGGCAGTTGGTCGCGCGCAGAGCGACTGGGTCCCACTCGAGTTTTTTGCCGACGCGGTAGGCGACGTTGCCGAGAAGGTTGGACTCGGTGAGGTTGCCGGAGTAGTCGAAATTGCACAGCGTCGGGCTGCCGGTCTTGCACGCCGCGATCCACTCGGCCCAGTGGCCGGCGGGGTTGTCGGGGATCGTCTTCGGCGGGGCCTTGAAGTCCTTGAACGGGTCTTCCGGAAACAGCTTGTACTTCTGGTAATCCGCCAGCAGGATGCGGCCGCCTTCGCCGACGAAGAGCACGCCGTTTTTCCAGGCCGGGAGTTTCTTCTCCGCGAGCAGGGCGGGCTGCTTGCCGCCGTGATACCAGTGGAGCTTGACGGGCGGGAGGTTTTCCCGCGCGGGGAAGTCCCAGTGGGCGATCAGCCACTTCGGTGCGGTCTCCGGTGAAACCGGAGGACCTTCCGCCTCGATTGTTCTGGGGATGCCGAGCTTGAGGGCCCAGAAGGGCAGGTCGTTCCAGTGGCTGCCGAGGTCGGGCATGACGCCGTTGCCGAAATCCCAGAACTCGTACCACTTGGGCCCGGGGATGTACGCGTTGCTGAACGGCCGGCGCGGCGCCGGGCCGAGCCAGAGGTCCCAGTGGAGGGTTTTCGGAATCGGGTCTTCGGTCGTCGGCCGCGAGCCGCCGCCCCAGTCGCGCTCGACCCAGACGTGGCATTCGCTGACGTTGCCGACGGCGCCCGATTGCACCAGTTCGACGATCCGCCGGTAGTTGTCGGACGCGTGAATCTGCGTGCCCATCTGCGTGGCGACCTTGTGCTTGGCTGCTGCTTCGCGGATGAGGCGCGTCTCGTAGACGGAATGCGCCAGCGGCTTTTCGAGGTAGACGTGCTTGCCCATGCGGATGGCCGGGAGCGCGGCGACGGCGTGGGTGTGCTCGGGCGTGGAGATGCAGACGGCGTCGAGATCCTTGCCCTCGTCGAGCAGCTTGCGGAAGTCGACGTACTCGCGTGCATCGGGCGCAAAGTCGCCGATCGCTTTTCCCAGCGCGACCTCATCGACGTCACATAGCGCGACGAGGTTCTCCCCCGAGCAGGCCTCCAGGCTCGCCCGCCCGCGCCCGCCGGAGCCGATGATGCCGATGTTGAGCAGCTCGTTTGGACTTTTCGATTTCGCGGGGAGACGCTCGCTCCAGAAACCGGTGGTGAGGACGGTCGCGCCGCCGACGGCGAGACTGTGCTGAAGGAATTGACGACGGGTGCGGGTGCGGGTGCGGGTGCGGGAGCGTTTATTTGACATGCCAGTCTCTCCTAGATCTTTCGTCCCGCCTTTTTCGCAAGGTCTGTCGCCGTTTTCACAACCAGGTCCTGCACTTCCGGGGCGAAGAACGCGACGTAGCGGTCGAGGTCCTGGCCCCAGGCCCACAACGTGATGCCGATTGCTTCGTGGCCGCCTTCATTCACGACCGCGGCGGTAGGGAGGTAGCCGAAGCAGTCGTTGTTAAAACCTGCGACCCAGAGGTTCCTTTCTCCGAGCGCCTTTTGCAAGAGCGACACGTACTCGGCGACGGGTTCGCCAGGCAGCGCGACCAGGGTGAGCTCGTCGCCGATCTGCCACGCCGCGATCGGCGCGGGATAACTTTTGAGCAGTTCGCCCCCGCCGTCGAGCACTTCGAGCATGTGCTTGGCCTGCCGCGACTGGAAGTTGGGGACCTTGAGCCAGCCTTCGACTTCAGTCCGGCTCATGTTCTGCAGCGGAAACTCGGGCTTGGCGAACTGAGTGGAGAGCGCGCCGCGGACGGGGTGAATCGAACTGCCGAGGACTTTGTTCACTTCATCCGCGAGCGTGCGGCCGTGCTTGTCGGCGAGGTTGAGGCTGCCCCACGGGTTTGGATTCGCATCGGCCCCGCATCCCGCCATGAACATCGCGATCGCGCCGGGGTGGGCTTCTTGAAGCAAGCGCTGCGCGCTGCCGGCGTAGTCGCCGTGGATCACGTTGGTCGCGCCGCCGACGGCGACGTTGTGACACGCGGCGCCGAAGAGGATCGCGTGAATCTTTCCGTCGGCCCCGTCGACGCGAAGCACGGGCACGTCGGTGTCACGCAGGCCCTTGTGATTTGCCGCCATGACGACGCCGCTGGGCGTCGGCATCCGCCGGCTGACCGGAAAATCGACGCTGCCCTTGCCCCACGACAGCGTCGCCGGCTCGAGTTTGCCGAGCGCTTCGACGACCACGTTCACCAGCTTGTCCTGCAGCGACTTCGTGTACTCGACCGTGTTCGCGGCGTCGGTATCCGTCATGTTGGGGTGGCCGACGTTGTACGTGCGCTGCGGACGCATGCTGACGACCGGCCCGGTGTGCGTGTGCGATGCGTTGAAGATGAACCGCTCGCGCGGCAGGCCGGTGAGCTTTTCGAGACGTTCGCAGACGGGGTCGGTGCTGTTGGCGGCCTGGAAGCCGACGAGGTCGCCGGTGACGATGACCGCGCGGTGTCCGGTTGGGTCTTCCAGCGCGAGGGCCTTGGCAAAAATGTCGCCCGCGACGGACGTGAACGGCCCGGCGCGGTCGGGGAATCCGAGCATGACGACCGGTTTATCCGGCGTGATCTTCACGGCAGCGGCGCCGGCCTTCCAGCTTTTCGCTTCCGCCGGCGCGGCGGGCTCCGCGAGCAGCGTCTTGATGGCTGTGTCCAGCGCCGTGAACGCGGCGTTCTGCTCCGCATGCTCCGGCTTCTCGGATTTGAAAAGCGCCGGCCCGGGGTGCACGTAGCGGATCACGCCCTTGCGGTCGACGAGGATGCTCACGCTCGTCGCGATCCGCCGCTCGGTCAGCCAAACGCGGTTGAGCTGCGACCAGTCGTCGTCGGTCGCGACGGGCCCGCCGAATCCCAGTTTCGCAGCGCCGTCGCTTATCGTCTTGTCGTCCACGTCGCGCGGCGGCTTGGGATGAAAAACGCCGACGACGCTGAGCCCCTTTTGCTCGTACTCCTTCCGCAGCGCATCGATCGAGGGAAGACTCCGCTCGCAGAATCCGCAGCCGGTCGTCCACCAGCGATAGAGCACGACGCGACCTGACGTGTCCAGCGCCTGGCCGTCGTCGGTGCCGATCCAGCGTTTGAACGTCATCGCCGGCATCTTCGTCCCGACAAGCGCGCGCCCGTCGGGCTCGGCGAAGGCGGCACGGGTGAGGACTGAAGCGGAGAGGAACGAGAGAAGAAGTACGGCGCGAAACGGCATCACAGGACTATACCACGCCCGCGATACCCCGTTCGAGTACGCGGGCCAGCGCGTCGTCGCCTAGGGGGACCGGATTAAACCGCATGCTGCTGGCCCTTTTTGCGAGGGCGACCATCTCGGGGACCGTCTGAGACGACAGCCCGAACGTGGACAACGGCGGGATGCGCAAGTCGCGCGCGAGTGACGCCGTTGCGGAGATCGCGCGGTCTACGCCGTGAGCATCGCTCAGTGATTCTTCGCCGGCGAGTGTTCGGCCGATTGTTGCGTAGCGCGACAACACGGGATGCTCGACAGACGTCGCGCGCGCGGCGGCTGCGTTTGCGTCGATGACGTGGGGCAACAGCGCAGCGCAGACAGTCCCGTGCGGGACCGGAAAGTTGGCGCCCAGCGGCGCCGCAAACCCGTGGACGGCGCCGAGACCCGCACTCGTCAGAGTCATGCCGCTGAGTAAGGCCGCTAGCGCCATGTCTTCGCGGGCGGCAACGTCATTGGCGTCCGCAAACGCGCGACGCAGCGAACGTGACGCCAGCGCAATGCCCCTCAGCGCGAGCGCGTCGGTCATCGGGTTGGCACCGGTGGACGTGTACGACTCGATGAGCTGGCACAGCGCATCCATTCCCGAACTCGCAGTGACGTTGGGCGGCACATTCGCCTGAATCTCCGGATCAATCAGCGCGACGCGCGGCAGGAGCAGCTCGCTGCGAATGCTCGCCTTGAACTTCTTCTCCGGAAGCCCGATGACAGCGTTGCGCGTCGCCTCCGCACCGGTGCCGGCGGTGGTGGGGATCGCCATCCACGGCAGGGCGGGTTTGGTAATCTTCTGCCCCTTGCCGACCACCTCCATGTAATCGAGCGCCGCGCCGCCGTTGGCGAGCAAGCCCGCGACGGCCTTCGCCGCGTCGATCGCACTCCCACCGCCGAGGGCGACAACGCAGTCGCAGCCCGCCTCGCGCGCGGCGGTGAGGGCGCGGTCGACGTCGGAAACCGTGGGCTCGCCGCGCTGGCGATGAAGTGGTGCACCCGGCAGCGACACGGCGAGTCGGTCGAGCGCGCCGCCTTTGCCCAGGTCGTCACCGTTGTAGACGAGCAGCGCGCGACGTCCGAGCGACGCCGCGATCTCGCCGGCGCGCGCGAACTGTCCCCGCCCGAACACGACGCGACCGACGCCGAAAAACTCGAACTCTTTCACGAGTCGCCAAAGAAAATGCTGTTGTGCTTGACCCCCTGCCTCGGCTGCGCCATCCAGTCGGCGACCTTCTGCTTCCAGCGCAGGTAGTGCTCGGTCTGCTGGTGCTGCGTGAATCCGTCCTTCGACGTGTACGCCTCGTAGAGCAGAAACCGCGTCGGGTCGTCCTCGGCCTGGCAGAAATCCCAGCGGACGTTGGCCGGTTCCGTGCGCGTGTTGCGGGCGTTGTCGAGCGACGCCTCGATGAACGCGGCGACGTGCTCGGGTTTGACCCACACGGTGACGGCGACGACGTACATGCGTGTGGGGCTCCTGTGCGTGTGTGTGTGCGCGCGTGATAAGCCGCGCGCGTCAGTGGAGCGGATCGACCATCCAGTTCGGCGCGTCGAGCGAACCGTGGTCGGGCGACGGCTCGCGCAGCGCGGTCGGAATGCGAACGCGGTCGGTGTTCCGCACCGGCACCTGCTCCACCGGCTCCGTCCACAGCGGTGGCTTTGGAGTCGCGGAGCGCAGGCCGATGTATTCGCCGCGCAGGTCGGCGTCGTAGAACAGCAGCCAGCTCTTCACCGGCAACACTTCGAGTGCGAGCAATCGCCGGCGCGTCGCCTCGAGCGTTTTGACAACGTCGACGACGGCGAGGTCGAAGTGCAGGTACTTGCGCCCGGTGGCCGTGCCGACAACTGCGCCGATGCCGCCTTCGCGCAATTCCGAATCCATCGCCTCTTCGATCATCTTCTTTCGCTTGTAGCGCTCCTCCAGCCCGACGTCGGACGCGTCGAGCTTGAGGTGCACGAACGTCTCGCCCTGTCGCGAAAAACGGCACGAGCAAAAGCCCGGCGACACGCTCGCCTCGCGCAGCTCGGGGATTACCGTCGTGCCGAACATCGCGTCTTCCTGGCCGGCATATTCTTCCTGGCGCTGCGGGCGGAGTTTTACTTCGATCTGCGCCAGCGGCGGCATTTTCCAGAACGGGCGGTCGGGCAGGACGGACAGCACGCCGGCGATCAGGTCGAGCACGATCGACCGCACGCGCGCGAGCGGGACGAAGCTGGCGGTCAGCGCGTGCGCCATGCCGACGACGTCGATGTGCCCGCCCCAGCGGTGCATGACGTCCTCGCCGATCAAGTAATCGCCCGCGGCCAGCGCGACGTCCATCGCCGCGTCCTCGTTGCTCCCGCCGAGCAGCGATTGGAAGACGAAATCGATTTGCCGGTGGTGGCCCATCTTCGCCTGCACCGTTGTCGTGCCCATCACGTGGCCCGTGCGCGCCCGCACGAGCGGGGGGATTTCCTCGGGCTCGCGCGACACGCGGAACTCGCGGAACGACCAGCCGGGGATTTCCGGCGCCCGGCGGACGACCGTCTCAACCATCGGCCGAAGGTGATGCGCGTGTTCGCAGGTGATGACGAGGTATCGCCCGCCCCCCCCTGCAAGGTCCTGGCCGAATTCCCAGCGGAGGCGCGGGTGGATCGCGTGGACGCGCTCGTTCATCCACGGCGCGAGTTCGAACTCGGGCGCGGTGCCCGCGAGATGCGCGTCGATCTGGGGGGCGGTGTGGGCAAACTCTTCCCAGAATTGGATGATGCGCGACAGCGTGGCCTCGCGGTGGCGAAGGGAATCCGCGTCGTGGGGCATCACATACTTCCACGGCATTCGGGGGTACTCCGGAAGTGAGGTCGGCATCTTAACCGATAGCGGTCATCCGTACCACCCGCCGCCTTCGCGTGATGCAGTTAACGCCCGCAAAAAATCAGCAAAAAAATCTTGCTTCGCTGCCGCCTGCTGATATTCTCCTATCTCGACACGTCTTTTTGCGTTCAGGGCTTTTGGAGTTGGGGTGAATCATGTACGGGAAGCTTTCCAATTGCGGCGCCAGCACCTTTGTTTCCTGGCGTAAATTCGTTTTCGCGGCCGTCCTCGGGCTCCTCGTCCCGCTGGGCGCGCAGGCCGCCCCGATCCTTTCGACGTCCGGCGGCTCGCCGTTCGGCGGGGCGGCGCGGACCATCGGCTGGAAGTTCACCACCGGCAGCTCCGCGCTCTCCGTCACCCACCTCGACGCCCTGTTCAACAACGGCGTCACCAGCACCAACGTGCGCATGTACAACAGCGCGCAGACGATCCTGGCGTCGGCGACCGTCACCACCTCCGACCCCACCGTCACCGCCGGCCTCACCTGGCGGTCCCACGCCATCACCCCCGTCACGCTCGCGGCCAATACCACCTACTTCATCGCCTCCGACCAGCCGTCCAACCTGAACAGCTTCGTCCTGACCAGCACGCCCACCATGAGCCTGGGCGTCCTCTACCAGGGCGGCATCAACAGCCTCGGCACCGGCGGGCTGCCCCTCACCGACGCCTTCGGCAGCGGCGCCCTCGGCAACTCCTACTTCGGCCCCAATTTCGAAGCCGTCACCACGACGATCCCCGAGCCGGCGACGCTCAGCGTGCTGCTCAGTGCCCCCGGCGCAGTCATGCTCCGCCGCGGACGCCGGCTTCCCCGTGCTTAGGCGCGCCGCGACTCCACTGGCTTGGACCCGCAGGGAAGCACGAGGTCTTTGGGGTGCTCGCGCTCGCACGAAGTTGCCCGCGATTGCCCGCCGCGGCATGATCATCCGCGATGCACGCCGCCGTCCGAGACGCCGATCGACCCCTGCCCGATGCGCTGTTGGTCGAGATCGCCGATTACGTCACCGCGAAGCCGACCTTTTCCGACCTCGCGTACGACACCGCACGCCATTGCCTGATGGACAGCCTGGGCTGTGGGCTGCTGGCGCTGACCTTCCCGGAATGCGTGAAGCGTCTGGGGCCGATCGTCGCCGGGGCTGAGCTGCCGGGGCGGGGGGCACGCGTCCCGGGGACGACGTTCGAGCTCGACCCGGTGCAGGCGGCGTTCAACATCGGGTGCATGATCCGCTGGCTCGATTTCAACGACACCTGGCTGGCAGCCGAGTGGGGGCATCCGTCCGACAATTTGGGGGCGATCCTCGCGGTGACGGATTATTTATGCCGCGCGGGCGGCGGATCAGGGGGGGCAGGGGCGGCGAAGTTCCGCGTCCGCGACGTGCTGACGGCGATGATCCAGGCGCACGAGATCCAGGGCGTGCTCGCGCTGAAGAACGCGTTCAACCGCGTCGGACTCGATCACGTCGTGCTCGTCAAGGTCGCGTCCACCGCCGTCGCCACGCGACTGCTCGGCGGGACGAAAGCTCAGATCATCGACGCGCTTTCGCACGCGTGGGTCGACGGCCAGTCGCTCCGCACCTACCGCCACGCGCCCAACACCGGCCCGCGAAAGAGCTGGGCGGCGGGCGACGCGACGAGCCGGGCGGTGCGCCTGGCACTGCTCGCGCTCGCGGGCGAGACGGGAATCCCGACGGCCATCAGCGTCCCCAAGTGGGGCTTCTGTGACGTGCTCTTCGGCGGCAATCCGATCCTGCTCGAGCGGCCGCTGGGGTGTTACGTGATGGAGAACGTGCTGTTCAAGATCGCGTTCCCCGCCGAGTTTCACGCACAGACGGCGGTCGAAGCGGCGCTCAAGCTGCACTCGGTGATGAAGGAGCGTGGCGGCGTGAGTGCGGTCAAGTCGATCCGCGTGTGGACGCAGGAAGCGGCGATGCGGATCATCGACAAGCGCGGCAAGCTCGACAACTACGCCGACCGCGACCACTGCCTCCAGTACATGATCGCCGTCGGACTTCTGCTCGGCGAGCTCAAGGCCGAGCACTACGAAGACGCGTTTCACGCCGCGCATCCGGAGATCGACCGCCTGCGCGAGCGGATGACGGTCGAAGAAGAGCCGCGCTACACGCCTGATTACCTCGACCCGGAAAAACGCTCGATCGCCAACGCGATTCAGATCGAGTTTGAGGGCGGCACACCGAGCCCGCGCGTCGAAATCGAATACCCGCTCGGCCACCGCCGGCGGCGCGGGGAGGGGATTCCGCTGTTGATCGAAAAGTTCCGCACGAATCTTCGCACGCGGTTCGAGCACGCGCAATGCGAGGAGATCGAGGCGTTGTGCGTGGATCTGGACCGGCTGGGTCAAACACCTGTCGACCGATTCATGGATTTGATGACCGTCGGGGCGAAGCGCTGATCAGCGGACGTATCCGAGCGACCGGAGTTGTCGCAGCGTGTGCTCATCGAGCTTACCGGGACGTGCGGCGACGCCCGCGCCTGCGCCCGCATGACGCACGATGCGCAGCGAAGGCTGAGTCGCGGGGCGACTCTGGCCGTCCACCTTCAGCTCCGCGTGAACCTGCGCATCCGCCGGCGACATCTGCACGTATAGCGACTTGCGGCGCGGACCGGCCGGGTAGACCGTCCACCGCAGCGTCTTCCCGTCCTCCGACACCTCCAGGCCCTCGCGCGAGGGCTCGATCCCCGCGGGGACGAACACGAGAAATTGCCCCGCACTGCTCAGCGTTATCTCGAACTCTCCGGAACCCTCGGCGTGAATGACCCAGTGGTCGTCCTCCGCGGCCCATGCATCGAGCACCTTCGAAAGGGCGGCGGTGATCGCGGGCTCAGTCGTTGAGACGTCGACCGATTCATCCGGAAGCTTGTAAACGCGCGTGGAGCCGTCGATGAGGTCGCGCACCGCTTTCCACGGCGGCAGCGCCGCGGACTTCAGCACATACCCTTCGAGGACGGCCTTGGTTTCCGAGAGGATCACGCGAGACGGGTCGTGCGCCTGGCCGGCGATCAGCGGGCGCAGGTCGGTGCCGGAGAAATGTGGTGGCGGCTGGATGCCGCACAGGCCGAGGATCGTCGGCGCGACGTCCAGCAGCGCGACGGGGGCGGAGACCGTCGTCGGCGTCGGCGGCAGCTTGGGATGGTTGAGCACGAGGACCGCGCGGACTTCTTCGTCGAAGAGCGTCGCGCCGTGCAGCGTCCAGCCGTGCTCCTCGAACGCCTCGCCGTGGTCGGAGAAGAGCACGACGAGCGTGTCGGGCGGAATCTGTGCGAACAGTTTGCCAAGCTCGCGGTCAATCCACGCGAGCTCGCCGTCGTAGGCGTTTTTCAGTTGAGTCACCTGCTCGGGCGAAAGCTGCTCGACGGGTGACCGCCCGCGCCACGCCAGCTCGCGCGCGGCTTCGCCGCTGAGCTTCACGCCGAACCGCTCACGGAATTCCGCCGGCGGGTCGTACGGATCGTGCGCGTCGTAGTAGTGCAGAAACAGCAGGAACGGCTTGTCGCGCGACGCGAGATCGAGCCAGCGGATCGCCTGCGCGGTGATGCTCTCGCAATCGCCGGCCGGCGTGTCGACCTCCAGCTCACGCCACACGTCAAACCCGCGCGCGAACCCCCAGTGCGCCCGCATCTGACCGTTGTTGACGATCGCCGCGGTGGCGTAGCCGTGCGCGTGGAGAATCTCGGGGAGTGTGGCGAATTGCTCGGGCAAAATCTGGTTGATCGTCTCGACGCGGTTGTGCGACGGGAGCATCGAGGTGAACAGCGACATGTGCGACGGCAGCGTCCACGGAGCCTGGGCCCGCGCGTCTGCGAACCGCACGCCACGGGAACCGCTCGCGAGCTTGTCAAGGTTGGGGGTGACCGCTGGCACGAGACGATCAGGGCGGACGGTGTCGAGGGAGATGAGCAGGATGTTGGGCCGGCCGAGCGTCGGGAGCTCGTTGCTCGACACCGCCGGCTGCGTCGTCGCGCTCTGCGGCGGCGCGACCGGGACGAGAAGAAACGCCACGGCCGCGAACGCGAGCGCCACGACGCCGAGGATGACCAGCGTGCGCCGATTCATCGCATGTGGTGTCCGATCGCGCCGGTCACGTCGATGAGTGTCTTGGCGTCGAGCTTCGCGTCGCTGCTCAGGAAAATCCCGGGTACTTCGTCGGGGTCGATGCAGTGATCGCCGCTCCACTTGCGGGTATTGGGCTCGACGGTTTTCGAGGGGACGGCGCCGAGCGCCGTCTCCCACGAGGCGCGATACCCGCGGGCGTAGCCGACGATGAGGTCCGGGCTGACCGAAGCGTTCTCCGCGGAGGCCGATGCGGCGTACGCCATTTTGATCGCGCGTTCGCGCGTGTCGGGATCGACGAAACCCTCGAGCAACGCCGCGATTCTCGACGTCATCTCCGCCGTGTCACTTGCCGCGACGACCCCCTGCGCCTCGCGGCCGGCTCGGTTCAAGTACACGGCGTTGAAGCCCACCGCATACGCCCGCGTCTTGCCCCAATCGACCGACTCGAACAGCTCGCCCGATTGCGACGCTCCGCCCTTGATCGCCAGGTATCCCGCGTCGCGCAGGATCGCGTTGATGTGCACCGCCCGGCGGAACGGGGCGAAGCCGTGATCCGACAAGACGACGACCGTCCCCTCCGTGCCCATCGCCGCCCGCGCGCGGCCGAGGATTGCGTCGCAGCGCTGGTAGCACTGCGCGATCGCGTCGTCGGGCTTGTGCAGCGGGTGCTCGGCGTCGATGCCGCGCCAAAACATGTGCTGGATGATGTCCGGGCCCTCGAAATACGAGAACAGCATGCCGGCGTCGAAGCGCGACAGCTCGTGGGCGAGCATCTGCTCGTCCTCGTCCATGAGCGTGCTCCACTGTGCGCGGAAATCCTCGTCGGAGATGACGCCGTCGCTCAACGCCTGCGTGTCGTACGGCATCCCGCGCGTGTGGAAGCACCCGCCGCCGACGTGCTCGGCGAGCTCGGTCGCGTAGGTCTTGGGGTGACTGATCGCGTAGAGCGGTGACGCGGGGTCGAAATTCAGCGGCGAGACGTAGAGCGTCGTCCGCCCGTCGGCGTGATTGCGAAACAGCACGCGCGTGACGACGTCGACCCTGGAGCCGAACGTGCCGAGCGTGAAGCGCAGCTTGATCCAGTCGCTCCATCGGCCGTTTTTCAGCGAGTTCGTCTGGCCTTGTACGCGCAAGTCGGCGGCGCCGTCAGATTTGGGTATCAGCTCGAACGGCTCGCGGATCGTGTCCGCCTGCCCGGCGCGGTAGGGGCCGGGGATTTCGCCGCGGAGGACGTCGCCTTCACGTCGGAGTTCAAACGTCATCCCGCGGAAGTCGCCTTTCAAGTCAGCCGGCGCCGTTGAGTAAAAGAAGTATGTCCCTTCGGTCCCCCGCGCGTCCCACACGCCCATGCCGCACAGCAGTGGATCCAGCCTGCTTTTTTGTACAAAGTTGGCATTATAAAAAAGCATTGCTCATCAATTTGTTGCAACGAACAGGTCACTATCAGTCAAAATAAAATCATTATTTGAGATCTGAATTCACTGGCCGTCGTTTTACAACGTCGTGACTGGGAAAACCCTGGCGTTACCCAACTTAATCGCCTTGCAGCACATCCCCCTTTCGCCAGCTGGCGTAATAGCGAAGAGGCCCGCACCGATCGCCCTTCCCAACAGTTGCGCAGCCTGAATGGCGAATGGCGCCACGCTTCCCGAAGGGAGAAAGGCGGACAGGTATCCGGTAAGCGGCAGGGT